>Ga0155026_111_pt1 | contig 19691 bp, 18 predicted proteins | sample RifCSPhighO2_01_FD_105994 | JGI IMG/M metagenome (GOLD analysis project Ga0155026, IMG submission 105994) | Candidatus Yanofskybacteria bacterium RIFCSPHIGHO2_01_FULL_41_27
TCTTGTTTTCATGAATATTGGTTATTGGGCGCCGGATGTGGCTATTGTTGCGCAGGCCGTGGCAAGTTCAAACCAGCAGGTGGTTGTTACTAACGGTATCGGCGCGGGGGATGTGTTAAGCGCACTTGCCGACGCTGTGATGACCCGTGTTCAATCGCTGTGGGCGGCGGGGGACATAATCGCCGAGGGCGCGAAGAAAACATATTTTGCCGTTGCCGGATTAGCGGCCGCGGAATTTCAGGGCGTTGATATCGGCGCGATGGTTTCCAACTGGCTCTCGCGCGACATTTCCATTTCGCAAGACGCCGACCTCGCTACAATGGGAACCATTGCAGGGCCAGGGGCGCAGGCGGCCGAGCAGTCAAAGGTTGATTTGGCGGAGAACGGCGCGTATCTTGCCACTTATGGCGTTGATTCTACCCGCGGAGAAGTCCAGCTTTCCGGTTCATCTGCGATAACTGGCGGGGAAGCCAAAATTTTCTTTGATTATTCTTTCTCGTCAATTATTTCCGACCAAATTCCTCTCAAAGTCTTCATTACGCCGACTACTTCAGTGCAGGGACAACTGTTCGTTGCGAATAAAACAATATATGGTTTTGTCGTGAAATCTATCAATGGCTCCGGCGAAGCCAAGTTTGATTGGCTCGCTATCGCTCGCCGCAAGGGCTTTGAGGGCAATGACTTACAAAGGGAACCATTGCAAAGCGGAACTCCGACGCCGAGCATAAGTCCGGCGGTTTCCGAAACGCCAACTCCGAGCCCGACAATTTCTGAAACCCCCACTCCGATGCCAACGCCAACTGAAACGCCAACACCTACTCCTACACCGACACCTTCAGTCTCGGAAACGCCGACTCCCACGCCGATAGTCTCGGAAACGCCAACCCCGACACCGGCTCCAAGCGAAACCCCGACACCTACCCCTGCACCGTCTGACACACCGACTCCGTCTCCGATGCCATCCGAATCGCCAACGCCCACACCGAGCGACAGTCCAACGCCCACACCCGTTCCGTCTGACACACCGATGCCAACGCCAAGCGAAACTCCGATGCCGACCCCATAAGAGTTTAAATATTTAAAAATTTAAAGTTAAGAAAGGTTTCAATATTGATATTTAAATAGTTAAATGTTTAAATATTTAAGACTTTAAACAATCGGAAATATGTCCACGATACAAAAATTTGAAGACCTGATTTGCTGGCAGAAAGCCAGAGAGTTAACCAATGAAATATATGGAATGTTTAAAAATTTAAAGTTTAAAGATTTTGGCTTACAAGACCAGCTTCAGCGGGCGAGCGTTTCAATTATGTCCAACATCGCCGAAGGCTTTGAGCGGGGGACAAAACAGGAATTATTAAATTATCTTTTTATCGCCAAGGGTTCCGCAGGAGAAGTCCGCGCCCAGCTGTATGTCGCTTTGGACGCAGGATATTTAAATATTGAAACATTTAAATATTTAAACAGTTTGGCGGTGGAGTGTTCTCGGCTGCTTCAAAGTTTTGTCACAAAAGTAAAGATTTCACAGTTTCAGGGCCTGCAATACAAGCATGAGAAACGAAAAGGCATGTCGGATATAAACAAAATGATATTGGACAACAGTCCCGGACTGAAAGAGTTGTACAATGCGGAGAAAGACGAGATAGAATTTTGGAGACAACATTAAGAAAGTTAAATATTTAAATATTTAAAAATTTAAAGTTAAAAAAAGTTTAAATATTGAAACATTTAAAGTTTAAAAGTTTCAATAAAGTTTAAATGTTCAAAGATTTAAATATAAAAACATTAACATCAAAAAATAAAAATATTTAATTGAAGAATGTCCGGACTGGAATGCACGGACACACTGAAAATTAAATGTTAAAAAGATGAATTTTATGGAAGAGGAAAATTTTGAGCCGACATTGACAGCATCCTCCGGGACCTCGGATGAAGGATGGATGGCGGCAGAAAATGTAGAAATTGCAGGAACGGAAAAGCCTGAATTACTGACACCGCCTCACAGCGAGGCGCTTGAAAAAAAGAACACCGTTTACGAAAAAATCGCCCGCTGGTGCGCGGTTGCGGCGATTTTTCTTGCGCCGTTGTTCTTTTTGCCCTGGACGACCGGTATTTTGGAATTAAATAAACAGGCGTTTTTGACCGTCATTACCGGAGCGGGGCTTGTTTTTTGGTTTCTCCATGTCATTATTTCCGGTCAGATGGCTATCCGGCGCAGTTCGGTTGATTGGGGCGTGTTGGCTTTTTTCGGTTCGGTGACGCTGGCAACTATTTTTTCTCTAACGCGGTTTAAAAGTTTATTCGGGCTTTCAACAAGCTTGAGCGATTCGCTTCTCGCAGTCGGCAATCTTACCATTTTGTATTTTTTGACGGTGAATCTTTTCGGTAAGGGCGCCAAGCTGAAACTGATATTAAGCGCTTCAATTTGGCTCGCGCTTTTGTTCGGTCTTTTGCAGATGCTCGGCCTCTACATATTTAAATATTTAAATATTTCAATTTTAGGCTTCACTTTTTCGCGGGTGTTTAACACCGTCGGTTCGTTAAATACTTTGGGCATGGTCGCCGCTTTGAGTTTGCCGTTGTTCAGTCGCGGAAGAATGGATAAAGGGCGATTGCGGAAATATATGAATATCTCGGGAACGGCTATCGCTTTCGCCGTATTGTTCATATTAAACTGGTGGGTTTTATGGGCGGCGGCGGTTGCCGGAATGGTGGCAATAATTATTTTTGACAGTTTAAGGACGGCGGAGTTGAAAAGTTTAAATGTTTCAAAATTGCAAAGTTTCAGGATTTCAAAGTTTTTGTTTCCGATGACGGTTATTGTTTTAGCGGTTTTTCTGACTATCGTAGGCTTGAATTTATCGGTGATTAAAAAGAATTTTCCGGTTGAAGTCGGTCCGTCATTCAGTCTTTCCGGCAATGTGACCAAGTCGGTTCTTTCGGAAAGCCCGATTTTGGGTTATGGACCGGAAAATTTTTCGCTTGCTTTTGATCAGTTTGGAGCGGGAAAGTTGGCGGGCTCATCTCTCTCGGGATTAAAGTTTTTTGACGCGACGGCCCAAGTCATTAATTTTGCCGTTCACGGAGGAGCGGTTATGGTTTTGGGATTTTTGTTTTTGCTTTGGATGATTTTACTGACCATAAAAAAGGGATTGGCTGCCGGCGGGAAAGATTATACCGGAACGGCCACCGCTTTCAGCGGGGCCCCGCCAACGGCGGTGGTCGCCGCTTTGGTTGCCGTGACCGTGGCCATGTTTATTTATCCCGCGAACTTGACCCTGTCGTTTTTCTTTTATGCGCTGCTGGCCTTGCTGGTTTTGTCATCCGGCGGAGAAAAAAAATTATACGATATTGAGGAGAAAGCGGTTGTTTCGTTGGTATCTTCTTTGGGTTTTGTTGGAACGCTGATTTTAGTTCTCGTTGAATTATATTTTGGCGCCACTCTCTATGTTGCCGATATAAAATACGCCAAAGCTCTGGGAGAAAAGGATGTTTCAAAACAAGTTGATTTTTTGGCGCAGGCGATAAATTTAAACGGCAATGACGACCGATACTATCGCTCGGCGTCGCAGGCGGCCTTGAATTTATTGGCGAAGGAATTAAACGCAAAAGTCGATAAGAATGACACGCAACAAGGAGCAAGAATTCAAAATTATATGAGTTCGGCGATAAATCTTGCCAAACGGGCGACCGAAATAGCTCCCAGGGAAACCAATAACTGGGCCAATCTTGGAAGCGTATATCAGGGATTGATCGGTTTAGTCGGAGGGGTAGATGAACTCTCTGGAACGGCTTATGCCAAAGCGGCCGAACTAAGGCCGGGTGACGCGAATATTTATAACGCTATCGGCAATGTTTTTCTTGGAAAGGCCGATTTGCTTTTTCGTTTAGCGGCTTCCGGTTCGGCTAACGCCCAGCAATTAAGGAGCGAAGCCGGTTCCGCTCTTCAAAAAGCGGAAGAGAATTATAAGAAAGCGACGGAAATCTCAAATAATTTTGGATTGGCGATATACAATTTAGGCGTGGTCTATGACAGGCAAGGCAAATTGAATGAAGCGATAAAACAGCTTGAAAAAATAGTGCCGTTCAACAGCAATCAACCGAATTTAGCTTTTGAGCTTGGTTTGCTTTACTACCGCAATAACCAAAAGAACAAGGCGTTTGATCAGCTTCAAAGAGCAATATTGCTTTCACCCAATTTTTCCAATGCCCGCTGGTATTTGGCTTTATTGTTTGAAGAAAGAAAAGATCTTCCTTCGGCGATAGAACAGCTTGAAAAAATAATGGACTTGCCGGAAAATAAAGATAATCAGGTTGTGTCAGGCAAACTTAACGAATTAAAGAGCGGAAGAACCACTATTCCGCCCCAAAAAGTATTAGATCAAAAACCGCTTCAATAGTAAAAATATTTAAACATTTAAATATTTAAATGTTTCAGAAATGCTTCAAGATTTAAAGTTTAAAAATTACAGGACAATCGCCGCGGTCACGGCGATTGTCCTGTTCTCTTTGTCGTTTTATTTTTTGTATTTGCCGGTTTATGCCGTTAATGAAGAATTTACCGTTAACGAAGGCGACGGTCTTTCTCGCATTGCCGAGCAACTCAAGAGCGAAAATTTAATAAAAAATGAATTGTTTTTCATTTTTTATGTTAAGGCGCTTGGTTTGGAAAAAGAATTGAAGGCGGGCAGTTATATTTTTAACGGTTTTATTAGCGTTCCAAGAATTGTTTCTTTGCTGGCCGAGGGATTCGCCGAAGGAAACGATGTTCGGGTTTTCATTTCGGAGGGCTCAAATATTTGGGAGATAGACAGAGTTTTATTTAATGCCGGATTGTCCGGAAAAGGAGATTTTGCGGGGAAATTTTATCGCGACGAAGGTTATTTATTTCCCGATACATACCTTATACCATCTCAAAAATCAATCCGCCAATCGGCGGAAAAAACTCAAAATTCTGAATCCGCGACAGAACTGGCAAATAAAATGAAAAATAATTTTAAAATAAAAACCAAAGATATTTTGACGGGGCTTAGCGAAACCAAAAAACGCGAAATTATAATTATCGCTTCCATTCTTGAAAAAGAAGCGAGAACGGAAAACGATATGCGTCTTATCGCCGGAATTATTGAGAAAAGAATCGCTTCCGGAATGTTATTGCAAATTGACGCAACGGTCAGTTATGGGGCGTGTCAAAGGGAGTTTAAATATTTAAATATTTCAATGTTTAAATATTGCGATGTCAGCCAAATCGGTGTAGCCAATGAAATAAAAACTGATTCGGAATTTAACACTTATATGCGGAAAGAACTTCCGCCGTCTCCGATATCCAATCCCGGACTGAAAGCGCTGTCAGCCGCCGCAAATCCCCTCAAAAGCGATTATTTATATTATCTTTCAACGAGAAGCGGGGATGAAATTATTTTCTCCAAAACTTCGGAAGAACACGCCCAAAACAGGAAAAAATATCTTGAACTGTAAAGAATTGACATTAAATTGGTGCTTTGCTAACATGATAATACTGTAGACAAGGAGCGGCGAAAGCATAGGTCTCCTCGAGGTAAACGCGATATTTCGAAATATCGATATGGCGAGTTTGGGTCGAACCTCCTCCGTTTTAATTTCGGAGGTCAAGTCTGCGGTAAGCAGATTTTTGTTTAATTAGAACATAAAATGAAACCAAAATCACAAAAGAAAGAAGAAGTAGCAAAATTAAAAGATAAGCTTCCCAAGTCAAATATTACCGTTTTTACCACCTTTTCGCGAGCCGGCGAGAAAGGTCTTTCCGTCGCGCAAATGTCGGAATTAAAGCGCCTTTTGAGGCAGATTGATGCCGAGTATTTTGTTTCCAAAAAGACTCTTATTGATGTGGTCTTGAAAAATTTAAAATACGGCGGAGCCGATATTTATTCAATGGACGGTTCAATCGGATTAGTTTTGGGCGGCGGCGACCCTTATGCGATTTCCAAGAAATTGTATGAATTTGCCAAGAAAAACACTGCTCTGCAATTTTTTGGAGCTTTTTTGGAAAACGGATTTATCACCAAAGAGCAATTTATGGAAATGGCGATGATGCCCTCAAGAGAAACATTGTTCGCCAGATTATTCGGCATGATGAAGTATCCGATAAACGGGTTGATTATAATATTAAATCAAATTAAAGAAAAACAAGCTAACAATTTAACAAGCTAACAATTTTGCTTGCTATCTTGCCATCTTGTTATCTTGCTAAAATGGCAATTAACAAAGACGAATTTATCAAACAAGTGGAATCAATGTCCGTTACCGAGCTTAACGAACTGGTTAAAGCTCTTGAAGAAAAGTTCGGTGTGTCGGCGGCCGCCTTTGCGGCTTCCGTCGGTCCCGCTCAAGGCGTGGTAGCTGATGCCGGCGAAGAAAAAGACAGCTGGAATATTATTTTGAAAGACGCCGGCGGAGCCAAGATTCAGGTAATCAAAGTCCTCCGCGAATTTACCGGACAAGGCCTTAAAGAAGTCAAAGATATGACCGATAAGGTTCCGGCAACGGTTAAAGAGGGAGTTAAAAAAGCGGAAGCGGAAGAAATAAAAAAGAAATTGGAAGAAGCGGGAGCGACGGTAGAACTCAAATAAATACTTCTCGCTTGCTAAAATAAAACAAAACCCCGCCTTTTCAAAAGGCGGGGTTTTGTTTTATTGTTTAAAGATTTTAATATTTAAATCTCGCGGGTTATCTCACTTCCCAAATTTTGTTATCTTTTGAAATGATATAAATTATCTCGCCTTCTCCTAAAAATGCGTTTTCAATCGGTTCCGACGAGCCGATAACGAGAGTTTTTTCAAGCGCTCCGGTGGCTTTGTTTATCAGATAAATTCTTCCGAGGGTTTGGTTGATCAGGTATAAGGTTTTGGAATCTTTAGTTGTCAATAATTTGCTTTTTTCTTCCGGCAGAACAAAGGTGTTAAATTCCCCAATTTTATCGCCTCGGAAATAAACGAAAAGGGCGCCTGATTTGTTTAATATGTAAATGTTGCCGTCAATAGCGATAAGGCGGAGATCGGGCGGCAGTTTAACTTCGCTCTTTAGCCAGGAGTTCGCTTGGGCGTTATCAGTTTTGCCGGCATCGCTGATTTTAAAGATCGCATCGGCAAGCAAAATATAAAGATTACCTTCATAAAGATTAAAATTTATCATCTCGGACGGCAAATTATATTTTCCTGATTTTATTTTATCCGTTTCGGATGTTATCAGGGCAAGCTCTTTGATTTTGTCATCGGGAAGAGTGTCTTTTAAGGTTAAAGACGCCGGAACTGCCGCATCTAATCCGTCAAATTCTTGTAGTATCTGTTCTTTGGTTTCGGCTGTTTTGGAAGCGTCAGCGGTATTCAAGCTTGTTATCGCCGCCATTAAAAGTTCTCTTGCCGAAGCGGGGTCGTTTTGGCTTATTTTGGCTTTTGCCAACTTGAGGCTGGCTTTGGCTTCATTTACCGCGCCATTTGCTGTTTTGTCGCCCGGACTTTGTATAAATATTATTTTAACAGTAAACGAAAATACGACCACTATTCCCAAAATAACGGCAAATAAGGCTATTTTGTTGCGGGGTTTTGGCAGGAATGGACGCATTTTATTATAGACGGCGGTTAGGGGGTTGGCTTTTTTCCCGAGGGCGAATTCCGCCGGAATTATTCTTGGGAAATCTTTTGGAGATTGAGCGGCGGGAGATTCCGGTTTATTTAATAAATTCATAACAGATTTTTGGGGCGGCGATTCTTCCGGCTGGATTTGAGGAAAATGCGCCGGCTCTTTTGTTTTGTTTAAATTGATGTAAAAAGCGGCGCAGCAAAACGAATCTTTTTTTTCTTTGATTGCTTTCATTTCGTCAATAAAATCATTGCAGTTTTCTTTCAGCAATAAACTTTTTACGGTTTTTTCTCTTGCCACAAGCGAATGATCGGGATAATAAGCTAATATTTTGTCGTCAGCGGCGATTTTTCCGGAAATAACATGGGAAAATTCTTTTTCCTGAACGACTTCTTTGGAAAAAAGATCAATGTTATTTAAAATATCTATCGTTTTGCCGTCGCGAGCCATTAATATTTTGAATTTGCCGAGTTTGGAAATATTAATATTTTCTCCGGCAATCGCAAAAATTCCGATATTAATCTTAAGATCTTTGTTTTTGAAAAATTCCTCAATAACGCCGTTTATTTTTTTAAGCGTTGACGAAAAAGCTTCTTTGGGCGTTAATTCTTGTTTGGCGTAATATTCTCTTTTGGCGAGAGAGGCGACTAAATTAATTATATAGGAAATATCCGCAGAATTGGAACCGGAACCGTCCGGCGCGGATTCTGCGCCGGAACGGCCGTTTTGAACATTGCCGACGACAAAAAGATTGCCCAAAGTTCTTTTGGCATCGTCTTGGCCGTAATCATAAGAAAAAACATCGCTGCGTTGAGTTTCGGAATTATTTTTAATTAAGATTTCTTTCGCCTCGGATTTTAAAAATATTTTCTCCATTTGCGCGGATGATTTTTTGACATTTAAAAAATGTTTTTATACACTCGTAGTGTCTACTGTAATTTTAGTTTTTCATTTCGCAAATGTCAAAGAGCAGTAATCAACTGGGCCGAAACACTTTAAACGAGTTATTCGGCTCCAAAATCAGGGTTAAGGCGTTGAGGTTTTTATTCAGGAATTATCCCGAAAATTTTAGCGTTGTTGAATTGGCGAAAAGAATACAGGAACGCGAAGAAGCGGTTAAAAAAGAAGTTCGCAGTTTTTTGAAGATAGGGCTGATAAAGAAAAAATAAAAACCAACAACGCAAAATCAAGATATGAAAAAAAATAAAATAAAAAAGACTAAAATTAAAATAGTTGCGAAAAAATTACACCGCAAAAAACCGGTCGCTAAACATTCAAAGACTCCGAATCGCAAGCCGCGCTACGCGCTTGATCCCAATTTTGAATTTTTTTCGGAATTAAAAAGCTTGATTTTAAAAGCTTCTCCGGCAGAAAAAGATTTATTGATAAAAAAGATTTCCGCGCTTGGAAGAATAAAGTTGGCGGTGATTTCCGGCATATTTTTGAATACCGATTCGGCTTCATCAGCCAACGCCGCGGCGGATCTTTTTATCGTCGGGGACGATATCAGCAGGGACAAATTAAGGACTTTTTTAAGGTCTCTTGAGGCGGAAATCGGCCGAGAAATTAAATTCAGTTTAATGGACAGGGAAGAGTTTGATTATCGCTTTGGTATGTTTGACCGGTTTATCAGAGTTCTCTTGGAGGGTCCTCACGAAAAGATAATAAACAAAATTGGTATATAATACGGAGGGAGGGCGTTTAGCTCAGCTGGTTAGAGCGTTGCATTCACATTGCAAAGGTCGCTGGTTCGAGTCCAGCAACGCCCACCAATATCAAACTTTCCGATTTTTGCCCGACCGAGCGTTCGGTTTGGCGCGTGCCTGCCCGCCGAAGCCTCGGCGCAGGCGCGAAGCGCGCCGTCAGTTCCGTTCAAAAAAGGTTCGGATTTCGTCAAATAATCGCACCATAAAAGACATCTCGCAATTTTTAAATATTTGTAAAAAATGCCCGATTTGAAAATCGGGCATTGGGATTAAGCTGGAGGCGGGTGCTTTTTCTTTTTGTAATGAATCCTCCTCGCGGCAAGCCGCGAGGTGTCAAGAGGAGGCTTCGCCTCTTGACACCGCCGCAGAGCGGCGGAGTATTCACCCCTTTTAGCTTCGCTCGGGCAAAATGTAAATGAACTTTTATCAGCACTCAGACAAGATATGAATAAATTCCTATCTTGCTCTTCGTTAGATAAAATAAGAATTTCCATTTTGCCCCCCGCTCGCTAAAATAAATTGCAAGGGAAATCCACACAGCGTTTCCCGAAACAATAAGAATGCCGCCAGCGAAACTTATCCACTGATTAACAGTTTATCCGGCAAGTTGGCGACGGAACCGATAATATGGTTTTCGGGAATGCCGGCGACGAGAAATTCTTCCCTGGTATGAATGCCTCCAGCGAGAACGGCATAAAATTCCAATCCGCAATTTTTGGCCAACTGCCAATCGCCTTCAAGAGTATCCCCGATTAAAATAATATTTTGTTCTGAAATTCCAGCTTGCTTGCATTTTTCAAAAACCGGAATCATCATTTTAGGATCCGGTTTTTTGGTTTTTGTCCAATTCGGTGTAACGATAAAATCAAAAAGCGGCATGAGACTGTTTTTTCTGATTTGAAAAAAAACGCTTGGCAAATGTCTGTTGGTAAGAATGCCAAGATAAAAATATTTGCATAATTTTTCAAGCGCCTCTTTGGTATTTGGAAAAATTTCATAACTCTCAGAACTGTCCATTTCTTCCCATGCTTTCATAAAAACCTGTAATTTATCCGGGGCTTCTTGCGGCCAGATAGAAAACATAAAATCTTGTTTGCCCAAAGATTTTTTCCAGCCGGATATGATTTTTTCTTCTATGTTTGATTCAATCGGGAGTGAACAAGACTCGGCCACCTTAATAACGCGTTTTAGGCTTTCTTGCACCGAATTAAGAATAGTTCCGTCTAAATCAAAACATAGACAACCGCGAGTCCTCGTATATAACTTATCCACAAGCGCCTCTAAAAATTGAAAAAGGTCTGAATTGAGGGTAGCAAATCAAAAGATTATTCGCAAGAAACGAGCGGGGGACTAAAATTTGACATACCGAGTTATAAACATTGCATTGATTTGGCTGAAGTGTTAAATTGTGGGTAGAAGTGTTAATAAATAGACTTATTTGTGGATAAGTCTTCCTACGAATTACGAATTTAAACGAATTTACTGATAAAATCATAATTTTGTTATTCGTATATTTGCAAGAGAAGAGGTAAGTAATCAGCAGCATATGTTAATAGGAGAGCATGCGCACAATTTGGACGCGAAAAGAAGATTGGCCATACCCTCCAAGTTTCGCAAAGAGTTGGGCGAGGGGGCAATTTTGACGAGGGGATTAGACAATTGTTTGTTTATATTTCCTTCAAAATATTGGATGCCTTTTGCCGAAATGCTGGCTGGTCTGTCCATGGCAAAACAGGATACCAGGTCTTTTGCGAGATTATTTTTGTCGGCGGCGACGGAGGTTGAATTTGATTCTTTGGGAAGAATTTTGGTGCCGGAACGGCTAAAAAAATATGCTGGTTTGAAAAAATCAGTCGTAGTGGCGGGATTGTTCAACCGATTGGAAATATGGGATGAAGACAAGTGGAATGATTACAAATTAACTTTAGAGAAAAATTCAGACAGCATTGCTGAAAAGCTTGGCGAGCTGGGGATGATATGAGCGAGATCATTCACAAACCGGTGCTTTTGAAAGAAGTGATTGGGTGCCTTAATTTGGCGCCCGGAAAAAATATTATTGACGCGACCATAGACGGCGGGGGATATGCGGTTGCGATTTTGGAAAAAATTGCGCCGGAGGGTCTGCCTGCCGGTGAAGCGGGGAAATTGCTCGGCATAGAGATTGATAATACGCTGATCAGAGGAACGGAATTGAGAATCAAAGAAGCCGGATTTTTCGAAAATGCGATTTTAATGAATGACAGTTATGTAAATTTAAAAAAAATATGCGAAGAAAAAAAGTTTGAACCGGACGGAATAGTGTTTGATCTTGGATTATCTTCCTGGCATTTGGAACAAAGCAAGAGAGGATTTTCTTTCAAGAAGGATGAAATTTTAGATATGAGATTCAATCCCGAAACTCAGCCAAAAACCGCCGCGGAAATAATAAATCAATATGGCGTTGAAGATTTAGAAAAAATTTTTAAAGAATACGGCGAAGAACAATTTGCGGAAAGTATCGCCAAGGCGATTGTTCGGGCGAGAAAATCAAAGCCGATCATCAGAACGCAAGAATTGGTCGGAGTAATAGAGCCGGCTGTTCCCGAATGGTACAAGCATCGGAAAATACATTGCGCCACCAAGACCTTTCAGGCATTGCGGATAGAAGTTAATGACGAACTGGAAAATGTCAGACGGGGAGTTTCGGCGGCGATTGATGTTTTGAAAAGCAAAGGAAGATTGGCGGTAGTGTCGTTTCAGGGGTTGGAAGACAAAATGGTGAAAGAAATTTTTAAAGAAAAAACCAAAGAAGGAATCATAAAATTTGTTGTGAAAGGAACAATAAAACCGACTTGGAATGAACAAAAAGAAAACCCGCGCTCAAGAAGCGCGAAGATGAAGATTGTTGAAAAATTGTGATATTTAAATATTCGGGAAGATAGCCGGGATGAGAAGGAATGCCTCAACCCGAAAGAGTGTCCGCTCAAAGCAGATTTGAAAAAACAATCAGGAAGTGTCCCGACAATCACGGATTTAACCGCGTCGGTCTGTTTAATATTGCGATGCTGGCGATTGCCGCCGCGTTTTTGTTGTTTTATGTAATCGGAGCCAATAAAATCACGGCTCAAAATTATAAAGCTAAATTATTGAACGAAAAATTGTTCGTTCTCAATGAGGCAACCGCCAAACTGATGCTAAATAAAAATTCTTTTGACAATTCCGCGCGCGTTTTAGAATTTGCGCAGGGGCGGAATATGATTGAAGCAAAAAACATTACCTATTTATTTGAGAATCGGGAAGTTGCCATTCAAAGATGAAAAAATATGATAATTTAAGAATTAACATCTTTTTTGGTTTGGTTTTGTTGGCTTCCAGCCTGATTTTATACAGGCTTTTTGTTTTATCTTACATTAAGCATTCGTTTTATTTGCTCACCTCGGAAGTTCAAAATGAAAATATCAGCAATATTCTTGCCCGGGGAAATATTTATTTGAGGGAAGGGGACGATTTATATTTGGCCGTCACCAATAAAAAAAATCCGCTTGCTTACATTGCGCCCTCTTATTTTGAAAAGGGCGTAGATGGGGTAACCGCAAATCGTTTAATTGAAATTTTAGGAATAAACAGCGACGCCATAGAAAAATCCGTAGAATCCAAAAGCAGTTCTTTTAAGGTTTTAAAAAGAGACCTTAGCAATGAGCAAGTTGAAAAAATTAAAAATCTTAAGATCAAAGGAGTGGGGGTTTCTTATGAAACGGACAGGTTTTATGCGGGAGGCAGCTTGGCTTCCAGCGTGCTCGGTTTTGTCGGGTACGGTGAAAACGGCCGTTCCGGACAATATGGAGCCGAGTCGTTCTATGACCAAGAGCTGTCCGGTCAAAAAAATAACGCCGGAAACTCCATGGATTCCAAAAAATTCACCGGCGCGTTTGCGGCCTTTAAAAATTATTTTTTAAAAAAGATCGGGAAAAGTCAAAATGACGGCGGCAAAAAGGAAACGATTTCCGCCAATATGAGACGGCCGGCTGATCTTGTTTTAACGATAGATAAAAATATTCAGGAATTTATTGAAGACAAACTGGGCGGTTTGATGAAAAAATGGGAAGCGGCCGGAGCCACTATTATTGTCCAAGAACCGTATTCGGGCAAAATTTTAGCCATGGCCGATCGGCCGACATTTAACCCTAATGATTACGGCAGTTTTAAGACCGACCTTTTTTTAAACCGAAGCGTTCAAGATATTTTTGAGCCGGGATCTTCATATAAGCCGATAACCATGGCGATGGGGCTGGATTTGGGTAAAGTTTTTCCGACAACCACTTTTACCGACACTGGTTCGTTTACTGTCGCCGGCCGCACGATAAAAAATTTCAGTGAAAAGATTTTCGGCGTTCGCACAATGTCTGAGGTTCTGGAAAAATCAATCAATACCGGCGCTATGTTCGTTGAAAATTTGGTCGGCGATGATAATTTTTTAAATTATTCCATCAATTTTGGTTTTGGACAAAGAACCGGCATAGATCTTCCCGGCGAGTTAAGCGGCGATATCGCCAATCTTTACAGCGGCAGAAAAATAAATTATTTAACCGCTTCGTTTGGCCAGGGTATTGCCGTGACGCCGATCCAACTGATAAACAGCTTCTCGGCCATAGCCAACGGAGGTAAATTGATGAGGCCTTATGTCGTTGAGAAAGTAGTTAAAGGGGGGAGCGATGAAATAATCACCAAACCGGAAATTATCGGTATTCCTTTTTCCGAGAAAACGGCAAATAAACTCAAAGCGATGCTGGTAAGCGTAGTTGACAACGGTTTTGATAAAGCAAAAATAAAGGGTTATGATATAGCCGGAAAAACAGGTACGGCGCAAATACCCGATAAAAGCGGAGGCTATGCGGAAAATGAGTTTATTCACGATTTTCTCGGTTTTGCTCCGGCCTATGATCCCAAATTTGTCATACTCATAAAAATGGACAGGCCAAAAGGAATTACTTTCGCGGCCGACAGTTTGTCGCCGACTTTTCGGGAAATAACGCAGTTTTTGATAACTTATTATAAGATTCCGCCAACACGATAAATCTTGTTAATTGTTAGCTTGTTATCTTGATCAAATTAAATCAATTAACAATTATCAATTAACAATTAACAATCCTTTGTCGTTAAAAATTCTTCAATTCATCTTAACCTTATTAGCTCAGTTGTATATCCGGCGGCATAGGCCTGTTATTGTCGCCGTGACCGGCAATGTCGGAAAAACATCAACCAAAGAAGCCATTGGCGCGGTATTGGCCAAAATTAAAAGAAGCCGAATGAGCGCGGGCAATCTGAATAATGAGCTTGGCGTGCCGCTGACGATTTTAGGCGATTGGTCGGACGAGTATTATGAAAGCGGCGGGTCTCCGTTTTTTTGGCTTAAAGTAATTATGCTTGGCGTTTGGCGCTTGGTGTCGGGCGCTTCTTATCCGGAAGTTTTAATTTTGGAATACGGAGCCGATCGCCCCAAAGACATTAAAAAGTTGGCAACCAAATTTAAACCCCATATCGGCGTTGTTACCGCCGTGGGGGAAATTCCCGTTCATGTTGAATATTTTTCCGGTCCGGAAGCGGTGGCAAAAGAAAAAGCAAAACTGATAGAATCACTTTTGCCTTCCGATTTTGCCGTTTTAAACCATGACGATTTTGCGGTTTTAAGCATGAAAGAAAAAACCAAAGCCCAAGTGTTTTCGTTTGGTTTTACCGAAGGGGCGAAAGTGCAAATATCCAACTTTGATTTTAAAATAGGGGAAGACGGAAAACCGAAGGGGTTGGCGTTTAAACTCAATTCCGGCGAGAGTTTCGTTCCGGTAAAACTGGAAGGAGCGCTTGGCAAATCGCAGGCATTAGCCGCTTCCGCCGCCGCCGCGGTCGGATTGATTTTTGGGATGAATTTGGTTACAATAAGCGATGCTCTGCTGTTCTATAAGGCGCCGAAAGGAAGATTGAAATTGTTAAGCGGGATCAAAAATTCCCTAATAATTGATGATTCGTATAATGCTTCGCCATCGGCTATGCATTTGGCGCTGGATACGCTAAAAGCGTTACCGCGTAGCGGAAGAAAAATTGCCGTTTTGGGAGATATGCTTGAGCTTGGCAAATATTCCATTGACGCGCACAGGGAGGCGGGGAATTTAGCCGGAAATTTTGTTGATTTATTGATATGCGTCGGGGCCAAAGCCAAGTTTATTGCCGATTCGGCCGGCAATCAAATGCCGAAAGAGCATATTTTTTCGTTTGACACTTCTGATGAAGCAAAAACTAAAATTGTTGAAACAACAAAAGAAAATGACTTGATTTTAATCAAGGGTTCGCAAGGAATGAGAATGGAAAAGATAGTGGAAGAAATAATGGCCGAGCCCGAGAGAAAAAAAGAATTGTTGGTAAGACAAAGCGGGAAATGGTTGGAAAAATAAATCCTCCCCGCGGCTTGCCGCGGGGTATCAAGAGGAGGCTTCGCCTCTTGATACCGCCGCAGAGCGGCGGAGCATTCACCCTTTTAGCTTCGCTCGGACAAAATGTAAATGAACTTTTATCAGCACTCAGACAAGATATGAATAAATTCCTATCTTGCTCTTCGTTAGATAAAATAAGAATTTCCATTTTGCCCCTCGCTCGCTAAAATAAATATGCCGCCATCGTCTAGCCCGGTCTAGGACACATGGTTCTCATCCATGTAACACCAGTTCAAATCTGGTTGGCGGTACTACGAATAATATTCAAGAGATTCGCATTGCAAACAGATTTGAATTTGATAATATAACTATATGAATAAGAAAAATAACAATGGAATAACTTTGGACAAACTTGCTAATATGGTTGCAGGCGGGTTTGAGGGTGTAGATAAAAAATTTGAAGATGTGGATAAAAAATTTGAAGATGTAGATAAAAAACTTGAAGATATAGATAAAAAGATGGTGACCAAAGATGAATTTCGGTCTTTGGAGAAGAAAGTAGATAAGCTGGATTATCAAATGGATGAAGTGTACGATATTCTGAAGCGTTTTGAAGAAAATGATATTCTTAATCTTCAAAAGCGCGTTCAAATTCTTGAAAAAGCAGTTAGGGCTTTGGCCGTTAATCAAACATCCAAATAAGAAATAAATCCTCCCCGCGGCTTGCCGCGGGGTATCAAGAGGAGGCTTCGCCTCTTGATACCGCCGCAGAGCGGCGGAGTATTCACCCCTTTTAGCTTCGCTCGGGCAAAATGTAAATGAGCTTTTATCAGCACTCAGACAAGATATGAATAAATTCCTATCTTGCTCTTCGTTAGATAAAATAAGAATTTCCATTTTGCCCCTCGCTCGCTAAAATAAAATTGGAGAAAGAATCTGATTTTTTGACATTATTCAAGTAACGGAGTATCATTATCAAATTATGTTTGCTGTCATTAAAACCGGAGGAAAACAATATAAAGTCGCCGAAAGCGATGTTTTGACTGTTGAGAAATTAGCGCCGACCGAGGGCGAGGTTGTTTTTGATGAGGTTTTACTGATTGCGGGTGTTGCGGGCGGCGAGGTCAAAGTGGGAAAGCCGACCGTTGAAAACGCCAAGGTTTTTGCCAAGGTGGTGGAAGAGGGGAAGGCCAAAAAAAAAATGGTTTTTCGGTATAAATCTAAAACCCGTCAGCGCAAGAAAAAAGGCCATCGCCAGCCGTTTACCAAAGTTCAGATAACTAAAATTACCGCTTAAGCGGTGGTTTTTGTTTTTTATAATAAGCTCCGCCTCAGTCCCTCTTTAATCCACTACGCTCCGACCTACGGTCTAGAATTTTAATATCTAGACTTCTCATTTAACGCAAATTCCAAAACTCGCATGAAATAACAACCTTAAGAAAGATTGTTATTTCATTTTACGACTCGAACAGCCACCGCATATTGCGGGGTCTCGCCAAGGCGGAGATTGGAATTTGCTATTCGTCATCTCGGATATTTAAAAATTCCCCGCAACGGATGAAAGAGGGACTGGGGCTACGCTATCTAGAAACAATAAATCCAAGCAAGCGGATGAGTCTTTGAGCGGGTTTTGAGGTCGAAAGCGGGCATGGTTTTTTGCGAAGCAAAAAGAGCGAAGACCCCCAATTTCTGAATTGGGGGCTGGAACAGCCTCATCCTTGAGCGAGCCACGCTGGGGCGAGCGAGAAAAGCGAAAAGATTGCATCTGCTTGCGAGGGATAAAAAAGGAGGCGGAGCGATTATCTTCTATGTTCCAAGGCATGTTTGAGAGTGATTTCGTCGGCGTACTCAAGATTTGAGCCCGAGGCAAGGCCTCGGGCGAGGCGGGTAAGCGTTACTCCCGTTTTATTTTGAAAAAGATTGTTTATATAAAGTGCGGTGGTTTCTCCGGAAGCTGTTGGATTGGTTGCAACAATCAATTCCATTGTTTTTCCGCCGGCAATTTCCTTGTTGACTCTGTTTTCAAGTTCTTTAAACTTTAAAGTTTCCGGCGTAAGACCGTCTAAGGGATTGATGGCTCCGCCGAGAACATGATAAAACCCTTTGTATAATCCGGTTCTTTCTATGGAATCCAAATCGGTTACTTTTTCCAAAATTAGTATTTTGGCGGGGTCGCGTTTGGCGTCTAAACACACGGAGCATTTATGATTTTCGCTTATATTGAAACAAACCGAGCAGAAAGAAATATCTCTTTTTAAATTATGCAAAGTCCGACCGAATTCCTGGAGTTCCGCTTCTGATTTTTCCAAAAGAGCCATGACAAAACGCGCCGCTTGGCGCGGGCCCACGCCGGGCAATTTTCTGAATGTATCTACCGCGTTTTTGAATTTGGGGTTCATTAGAAATTCATCATCTCATCCGAATGGCTTTTATCTATTTCCCAGAACAACAAACTGTCAGGGTCAATTCTGAATTCCAGTTCTCCGGTCGGACCGTTTCTGTGTTTGGCTATGACCAGCTGGGCGATGTTCAGCTTATTGTCTTCTTTGGCTTTAGCGGTGTTTATTTTGTCTTCCCGGTGAATGAACATTACCAAATCGGCGTCCTGTTCTATGGAGCCGGAATCTCTCAAATCTGACAATCTTGGTTTGTTGCCCTCTCTTTGTTCAACGGCGCGGGAGAGCTGGGAAATTGCCAAAATCGGAATATTAAGCTCTTTGGCCAATGATTTAAGACCTCGCGAAATTTCGGTAACTTGCTGGACGGGGCTGTCGTAGGATTTGCGCGAAGCCATCAACTGAAGATAGTCCACGATTATAAGCCCCAAATTTCCGTGTTCCGCCTGCAGGCGCCTTGCCATCGCTCTCATTTGCAGGATGTTTGGCGAAGGGGAATCGTCAATAAAAATCGGAATGGTTTGCAATTCATCGCAGGCATCGGTGATTCTAAGAAAATCATCGTTCTCGTCTTTGTGGGAAAGTTTGCCGGTTCTCAATTTCCACAAACTTACGCCTGAACTGGCGGCGATTAAACGGTCTACCACCTGATCGGTTGACATTTCCATGCTGAATATTCCAACCGGCGCTCCTTGTTTCGCCACTTTTAGGGCCAAGTTAACTGCGAAAGCGGTTTTACCGACCGAGGGCCTTGCCGCTAAAACAATTAAATCAGATTTTTGAAATCCGCCGAGCAAATTATCCAAAGCGGCGTAATTTGTTTTTTGGCCCCTCAATAATCCGGCATCCTGATTGGTTATTCTTTCTATCGCTTCGGCAAGCGAGGCGCCGAGAGGCAGAAAGTTTTTGGTGAGAGATTTTTGGGCAACGGAAAACAATTTTTTCTCAGCTTCGTCCAAAAGATTGTCCACATCGTCGTCTTCGGTATAACCGAGAGTCAAAATATAATTGGCGGCGTCAATCATATCGCGGAGCATTTTCTTTCTTTGGACTATTTTGGCATAAGAAGCGATGTGAGCCGCGCTTGGAACGGAGCCGGTGAGAGAGGTGATATAGCTGATGCCGCCGGCTTCTTCAAGAAGCTTCATTTCCTCCAATTTATTGGATAAGCTTAAAAGGTCAATCGGTTCCCGTTTATCAAATAAAGACAAGGCGGCGTCATAAATGATTTGATGTCCGCGGATATAAAAATCGCTTGGCTTTAAATAATCGGCAACTTTGTTGATTGATTCACGGTCAATCAAAACGGAACCAAGCAGAGATTTCTCTGCGTCAATATTCTGGGGAGGGAGTTTATCGGAGGATATTTTGTTCAGCATGTATTTCCATTGTAAGAAAACTTAGGATTGAGGCAAGAGGAGAAACGGGGGATAAGATGTGGAATTCGCTTCGTCCCTTGGTTAGTATATGAATCTTTTCGCTTTTAAGTTCCAAAACAACCCCGCCCTTCTTCAGCCCGCTTCGGCCGCTCCTGCGGCGGCCTCGCTTGTCCTCGCTGAGGCGATTCC
>Ga0155026_131_pt1 | contig 9646 bp, 10 predicted proteins | sample RifCSPhighO2_01_FD_105994 | JGI IMG/M metagenome (GOLD analysis project Ga0155026, IMG submission 105994) | Candidatus Yanofskybacteria bacterium RIFCSPHIGHO2_01_FULL_41_27
AGGAGGTTTCACATTTACCCACAATCCCTTTTCCGCGCCAAAGCCCGAAGATATGGAAAATTTGATGAATAAGAAAAATATCGCCGGAATTTTAACCACCCAATACGATATCGTCTTAAACGGATGGGAAATCGGAGGCGGCAGTATCCGCAACCACCAATCGGAAGCGCTGGAAAAAGTGTTTGAAATAATGGGATTTGAGAAAGAAAGAATAGAACAAAATTTCGGCCATATGCTGACGGCTTTCAAAAACGGCGCTCCTCCTCATGGCGGCATCGCTTGGGGCTTTGACCGATTAATCGCTCTTTTAAACAATGAGCCCAATATCAGAGAAGTGATGGCTTTTCCCAAAACAGGCGACGCGAGAGATTTAATGATGAAATCACCTTCGGAACTGGAAGAAAAACAGTTGAAAGAATTGCATTTAAAAACAGTAAAGTAGAGCAAGATGCGCCTAAAAATATATTTCCTGACAATTATCTTAGCGGTTTTTATTTTTATAAATGTTTTTTTTGTCGTTAAGTCGTCAAACAGCGATAAAAATTTTACCAAATCTCCCGAAGCCGTTTTTAACGCCAGTCAGGCGTATATTTTTCCGATTTCCGAACCGAGCTTTGTTCCGATTTTGGATACGACGATTTCCCGGCCGTTTATTAAAGCAAAATCCGCTCTTGTTTACGATACAAGATCCGGGCGGTTTCTTTTTGAACAGAATTCAAGGCAAAAATTACCCATTGCTTCGTTAACCAAATTATTGAGCGCAGTAATAATTCTTGAAAACTTAAAACTGGAAGATACGGTAACCGTTCCGAAAGAAGCCTTGCGGGTGGACGACGAAAAACAAACTTTGTATCTTGGGGAAAAAATAAGCGTTGAAAATCTTCTGAAATTGATGCTCATTGAGTCGTCCAACGATTCGGCTTTTGCTCTTGCGCTGTTTACCCAAAGCAAGGGTTTTAATTTTGTTGAAAAAATGAATGAGCGGGCAAACCAATTGGGCATGGCCGATACTCATTTTCTTGATCCGGCCGGCCTTAACGACGAAGCGTATTCAACGCCGTATGATTTGATAAAATTGGTTAAATACGCCCTGAAATATGATCTGATTTGGAATTTTTTGTCCGAGAAAAATGTGGTTGTAAAATCAGCCGACGGTAAAATAGAGCACAATGTTAAAAGCACCGACCAATTGCTTGGTGTTTTGCCCGATATAATCGGAGGGAAAACCGGATACACCGACGGCGCCGGCGGTTGCATGATATTGGTAGTGGATATTCCCGGCAAAAATGATAAGATTATCAGTATAGTGATGGGGTCGCCGGACAGATTTGGCGATACCTTAAGCCTAATAAATTGGGTCAAATCGGCTTATCGGTGGGAATAATTAAATCGCGCGGATATTATGAATAACGAAATTTTTACTGTTGTTAATGTGGTTCGTATTTTTGTTGTCGCCACTTTGGCGTTTTTTGTAAATCTTATTTTAACTTTTTTTTGGACCCAAATACTTCTTAAATATTTTCGACCCGGCAAAGAAATTGCCAAAAAAGACGCTCCAGTGTTCAACAGTCTTCACAAAAAAAAAGAAGGCACGCCCACCATGGGCGGATTGCCGATTTGGGTGACGGTTCTTTTTTTGACTGCGCTTTTTGCAGTTCTTTCTTATATGTTTGACGGTTTTTGGTCGCAGGTTTCCTTTCTTTCCAGAAGCCAAACATTATTGCCGCTTGGATTTTTGGTGCTGGCCGGTTTGGTCGGCATGGCTGATGATATGCTTGGCATTTTCAAGCGCGGAGGATTTAGTTTAAAAAAACGCCTCATCTTGTATACCATAGTTGCGGTTATCGGAGCTTGGTGGTTTTATTTTAAGCTTGGCAGGGATACTCTCAACATTCCGTTTTTCGGCGATATCGTTATCGGATGGTGGTATGCGGTTTACGCGATTTTTGTTATTATCGCGACCGCGTTTTCAATGAATGAAACCGACGGACTGGACGGTTTATCCGGCGGAGTGTTCCTTACTATTTTTGCGGCAATGACCGCCATCGCTTTTGATCAGGGACGCATGGATCTCGCGGTTTTTCTCACCGCGATTATGGGAGCGCTTATCGCATTCTTGTGGTTTAATATTTTTCCGGCCAAATTTTTTATGGGGGATACGGGCGTAATGGCATTGGGTTTTGTTTTGGGTATTGTCGCTCTTTTAACCAATACTTCTTTATTGCTTCCGATAATCGCGATTATTCCTTTGGCGGAATCCCTGTCCGTGATTATTCAGGCTCTTTCCAAAAAAATCCGCAAAAAGAAAATTTTTATTTCCACTCCCATTCATCATTCGTTTGAAGCGATCGGTTGGCCGGAAACCCAGGTAACGATGAGATTTTGGATGATTTCCGCGATCGGAGCGATGGTCGGATTGATTATTTTTTTGGTGGACAGTAAGATTCCTCCGCTGTTCCGATAATGTAAATAAGAATTTCCATTTTGTCCCTTGCTCGCTAAAATAAACAAAGGACCTACGCGTCAGAAACAAAAAACCTGATAGGTTCTTAAGGATATGTCAAAGCGCTTACTTTGGATAATACTGATTTTAATAGTTTTCGGACTGGTAGTTTTATCTTCCGCGGGCATCGAGGCCGGCCAAAAAAAATTCAACTCCTCGTATTATTATGTGTTGCATCAGATTGAATTCGGGATTATTCCTGGACTTGCTTTAATGTTTCTTTTTTCAAAATTCCATCACAAGTTTTATAAAAAAATATCTTTTTTTCTTCTGTTTTTTGTTTTGGTTTTAATGATCCTGGTTTTTGTCCCCACCCTCGGGCAGGGACTGAAAGGAGCGACGAGGTGGCTCAATGTCGGACCGGTTTCTTTTCAGCCGTCCGAAATTTTAAAATTAGCGGTTGTTCTTTATCTTGCCGCTTGGTTCGGCGGGCGCAATGAAAGAATTAAAAATTGGACTTACGGGATGGCCCCGTTTTTTATAATTATGGCTTTTATCATGCTCCTCTTGGTGCTTCAGCCGGATGTCGGAACTTTAATTGTCGTGATGTGCATTGCGGGCGGAATTTATTTTTTTGCCGGCATAAGTTTAAAACAATTTTTGGGAATAGCCGGAATTTTGGCGGCCATCGTCGCTGTTTTTATTTGGGTTGAGCCGTATCGGCTCAACCGAATAAAGTCGTTTATCAATCCCTCCGTGGATCCGAGGGGCATATCCTATCAGATAAATCAATCCTTTGTGTCTATCGGGTCGGGCGGCTTGTTCGGGTTGGGATACAGCCAAAGCAAACAAAAGCTTGGTTTTTTGCCGGAAGTGGTGGGGGATTCAATCTTTGCCGTAATCGCTGAAGAGCTTGGTTTCGTCGGCGCGGCGGCAACTATCGGCCTGTTCGTAGTTCTGTGTTTTATTTTAATACAAATTGCCAGAAACGCGCCCGACAAATTTTCGGCGCTGTTGGTGATGGGAATGAATATGTGGATTATGTCGCAGGCGTTCATCAACATCGCCGCCATATCCGGTTTGGTCCCGCTTACCGGCATCCCTTTGCCTTTTGTCAGCTACGGCGGCACGGCGATTATCTCTCTCTTGGGCGGGTTGGGGATTGTGTTGAGCGTGGCGAAGAGGAGTTAGCAAACGCAAGCGGATGCAATCTTTTCGCTTTTCTCGCCCGTCCCCGCGAGACGGGCTCAAGGTTGAGGCTCTTCGAGCCCCCAATTCAGAAATTGGGGGTCTTCGCTCTTTTTGCTTCGCAAAAAACCATGCCCGCCTTAGACCTCAAAACCCGCTCAAAGACTCATCCGCTTGCTTGTCAACGGCTCAAAAGACTGGAACCTGTGTATATTTTCTTATTTTTCACAAGGGATAAAAGTGTTAAAATTTTAATATGAATGCAGTGGTGACTAATTTAAACATTAAACGCCAAAATGGCCGTTATTATACTCAAGGGAATCCATTTCAACTTGATCCTTTTAAGTTATGGGCAGAAAAGATTAAACTTAGGAATCATAAAGTTTTAGAACCGTATGCTGGGGCTAATAATATAATTCGAACCTTGCAGGCGGTAGGATATGCTAAAAACTTTACTTCATTTGATATAGAGCCCGATAGTCCCGATGTTGAATATAGAGATACAATTAGCAACTTTCCGAATAATTTTAAAACATGTATAACTAATCCTCCTTGGCTTGCAAAGAATTCCGCTCATCGAAGAGGTCTTTGGTATCCAAATACTAAATTTGATGATTTGTATAAGCATGCCTTGCATCTTTGCTTAGAGAATTGCGAGAATGTGGGAGCGCTTATACCAGCTACTTTTTTACAGAGCCGCTTATTTTTAGAACGATTGGACTCAATTATTTTTCTGCATGACAAGGGAATGTTTTCTGATACTGAAAATCCGGTTTGCCTAGCTCTTTTTACAAAAAAATCCGAAGATGTCCATATCTTTTTTGACTCAACATTTATAGGTAGTTTATCGGACTTAAGTAAAAATTTACCAACTGGTAATAAAAAGGCGGAGGAGCTTGTATTTAACGACCCGCAAGGAGAGCTGGGTTTTATTGCCTTTGACGATACGCAAGGTCCATCAATAAGATTTTGTCGAGGCGCAGAACTTTCAAATTACAATATTTGTCATTCTTCAAGAATGATAACTAGGATCGGCGGGAACTTTTCTAATCTTTCTTCGCTCGTGTATAATCTAAACAATGAATTAAGCGAATTTAGAAATTCAACCAAAGATGTGTTCTTGACACCTTTTAAGGGTTTGCGTAAAGATGGAATGTATCGTCGCCGTATGGATTACCAGTTAGCCAGAAATTTTATTTCAACTCATGCCTAATATGCCCCCAGATTACGAAGGTCTATATATAAAACAACTTCGCCTTAATGATGAGGGGGTCTTTGGTTTACTTGAACAAAAAGATCCAGGAATGCTTAAAAAAATAAATACTTTTTCTACTCGACACAATTTTCCCAGGGAGAATGTCATACAGAAAATTAAAACAGATTTATTGTTTAGAGCATTCTTTGCAAAAGATCCAGCTAAACAAAAAATCCACGAAAATATAGCAGCAGAATATATAAAGAAAATATCAGGAATTAAAAATTTTCGCCAACTTGGCACCGCAGAGTTATCTCTTTTGGGCGGAGCTGTCATTTCTCACAGGGAAGTGCGACAGCGTGGCGGAACAAGCCGAGCAAAGACTATAGATTTTTCTTGGAAATTTTGTGGAAAGGAATTTTATGCTTCACACAAATATACCCGAGGTCATAGCGGTGGTTCTCAAGGTAGTCAATATAAAGATTTACAACAATTTATTCGTGAAGCAAATGAATCAACTGGGCAGGGTCAATTCTTTGTAGGTATTTGTGACGGTGATTACTATAGATATAGAGATGCGGAATCAAATTCTACACGAATGGAAAGATTAAATAACCTTGCCAACAGAAGAAATGTTTTTGCAATGCCCATTGAAAAATTAGAAGAGTGGCTAAAATCATTGTGTAAAAATGATTAGAAGTTTTTAAAATATTATTTTTTAGTTAACATGGACAAATTAATTTATTTGATAATTTTGCTGGTAGGGGTTGGGGTGGGGTACTTTCTTGGAAGAAAAGGCGGGATTTTGGGAAAAGGTAAGAATAAATCCCTAATTAAACAACAGGCCGAAGAAAAAAAGCGGAATAAAGAGGCAATTTTAGGAATTTTGGAAACCCAAACTCCGCTTACGAATAATCACATTGAACAGCTGTTGGGAATATCTGACGCTACCGCCACTCGCTATTTGGAAGAGCTTGAACAAGAAAGAAAAATTCGCCAGGTTGGTGCAACTGGCAGTCATGTGTTTTACGAGAAAGTGAAATGACTCCTCCTCGCGGCTTGCCGCGAGGTATCAAGAGGAGGCTTCGCCTCTTGATACCGCCGCAGAGCGGCGGAGTATTCACCCTTTTAGCTTCGCTCGGGCAAAATGTAAATAAGAATTTCCATTTTGCCCCTCGCTCGCTAAAATAAAGTTTCTTGCACCATACTCTAATCTTAACGGCTCAACGGCAATTGCCGTTGAGCCGTTAAGATTCTAAAACCGCTTGTTAAGCGGTTTTAGGGGAGAGGGCTTTGGCGGCTTTGGATTTTAGGCGCGAGGCCTTGTTTTTCTTGATGACTCCGCCCTTGGTCGCCTTGTCCAGTTTTTTATAGAGTTTTGGCAAAAGTTTCTGCATATCGTCTTTTTTGCCGGAAGCGGAAAGTTTTTTAAACTCCTTAACAACCGTTTTGTAGGCGTTAATTTTGCGGAGATTTACCGTTCTCCTTTTTTTTGACTGTCTTAAGGCCTTTTCGGCCGATTTTGTTATGGGCATAAAAATAAGCTAATAACCGCAGATTAAAAGTAATGGAGATAGTTTATCATATTTTGTTTTTTAATGCAATTCTTTGTTTTTGGATAACAAAAAAACGCGATTCCGCTTATTTGAAATTGATATTGTTAAAAATTCAATCAACAAGATAACAATTAACAATCAGCAATCTTTTTATCCTTTTAACTTTTTAATCTGCTCCTTGTACACCAGCGCCTTTTCATAATCAAATTTTTTGATGGCGCGGTCCATCAGGCGGGTGAGCTGTTTTATCGCATTGCGCTTGTTGGCATTGCCGAAGAAAATGATGCCGTCTTCTTTGCCGTCGTAATTTTTTGTTTCCATTGCGTGGTTCTTTGTCGTAGGCAGGTCAAAACTATTTATATCTTTTACGATTGATTTTGGCGTTATCCCCATTTTTTTATTGTATTCCTCCTGTTTTTTTCTTCTCCGAGTGGTTTCTTTTACGGCCGTATCTATGGAACCGGTTATTTTGTCGGCATACATAATGACATGACCGTTGGCATTACGCGCCGCCCGGCCCATGGTTTGAATCAGAGTCGTGGTGTTTCTCAAAAAACCTTCTTTGTCGGCGTCTAAAATTGCTATCAGCGATACCTCGGGCAAATCCAGCCCTTCCCGCAAAAGATTTACCCCGACAATGACATCGTATGTTCCTAAGCGAAGATCTTTCAACACTTTGAGGCGGTCAAGGGTTTTAATTTCGGAATGGAGATAATTTACTTTTATGCCGTTTCCGGCAAGATGTTCCGAAAGGTCTTCGGCCATTCGTTTGGTAAGGGTGGTGACAATCGTGCGTTCGCCTTTTTGGGTTCGCGCGCGGATGTTTTCCATAAGGTGGGGGATTTGATTTTTGGTCGGTCTTATCTCAATGGTCGGCTCCAATAAGCCGGTGGGTCGGGTGAATTGTTCGGCAATGTTTTTGGATCTTGCTTTTTTCAGCTCAAATTTGCCGGGAGTGGCGGAAGCGTAGATTACTTTTTGGACTCTTTTTTCAAACTCGGCAAATTTAAGCGGGCGATTGTCAATCGCCGAGGGCAGGCGGAACCCGTATTCCACAAGAGTGCTTTTTCTGGAATGATCGCCGTTGAACATGCTTCGGATTTGGGGAATAGTCATGTGGGATTCGTCTACGACGGTCAAGAACTCCCCCTTGCTTTTAAAAAAATCCAACAGAGAAAAAGGCGGAGCTCCCGGCTTTCTAAAATCTAGATGGCGGGAATAATTCTCAATACCATGGCAGTAGCCGGTTTGGCGCATCATCTCTATGTCTTGAATTGTTTTTTCCTGCAAACGGACGGCTTCCTCAAATTTTCCCGCCGCTTTTAATTTTTTAATGTGTTTTTGAAGTTCGCTTTTGATGTTCTCAATTGCAAGGCCGATCTTGTTGTCCGTGGTTATCCAAAATTTTGCCGGAAATACGGTTGTTTCAAGAATTTTATAATATTGAAGTTCGTTAATTTCAAGGTCGTCGGGGTTTTTTATATCGGCCCGGCACATTTTTTCAATCTGGCCGTTTTTAAAAATAATTTTGACAACTTCCTGCGCGCTTGGAGAAATTATTTCCAGCTCATTGCTTGTTTTGCGGAAACATCCTCTCTTGAGCTCTATGTCTTGGGCGTATTGAAGACGCAATAATCCGCGGACCAGTTCCGCCGGCTGGATTTTTTTGCCGGTAAATATTTCAAGACCCAGATTTTTGTAATCCTCCGGCGAGCCAAGGTTGTAGATGCAGGATACCGAAGCGACGATTATCACATCATCGCGGTTGGTAATGGCCTGGGTGGCGGCGTGGCGAAGTCGGTCAATATCCTCGTTTATTTTTGAATCCTTCTCTATGTAGGTGTCGGTGTGGGGGATATACGCTTCCGGCTGGTAATAATCGTAATAACTGACAAAATAATGAACGGCATTTTTTGGAAAAAATTCTTTCAATTCTTTGTAAAGCTGGGCGGCTAAGGTTTTGTTGTGAGAAATAACTAATGTCGGCTGGCCGTAATTTTCTATCACTTTTGCCAAGGTGAATGTTTTGCCGGAACCGGTAACGCCCAAAAGCACCTGGTGTTTCTTACCGGATTTTAAACCCTTGGCTAATTTTTTTATCGCCTCGGGTTGGTCTCCGGTAGGTTGGAATTTTGATGAAAGTTTAAACATTTGTTATGCTTGAAGCGTGATTAGCTTTTTAGAAGGGAAAATTGAATACTTGGGAGACAAATTCGTTATTTTAAGCGCGGGGGGTATAGGATATAAGGTGAGTATTGTTCCCAAACTGCTGAATATTTTATCAAAAAGTCAAGGTGGTGTCAACCCCGAACGAAGTCGCGAGGGCACGCAGCGCGCCTCTACTTCGTACGGGGTTGACCCCGTTAAAATGTTTATCCATTCCCAGCTGAATATGCGGGAGGGGACTTTTGACTTGTATGGATTTGATATAAAAGAAGATTTAGACTTGTTTAATACCCTCATCTCCGTTTCCGGCATCGGACCCAAAAACGCTCTTAACATCATGTCGTCGGTGGAACCGAGGCATCTTAAAGCGGCGGTGATAAACGACGATGCTGATTTTTTGAAAAAGGTTTCCGGACTTGGCCCCAAAACCGCCCAAAGATTGATTTTGGAATTGAAAAACAAGATTGACTATCTAGAAGATGTTGACGGGCTTGATTTGGGACAAGAAGGCCATGCCATGGATGCCCTGCTTGCTCTTGGTTACAGCGCCAATCAGGCGAAAGATGTCCTTAAAGAAGCAAAAGGAGAGACGCTGGAGAATCGGGTGCGAGATGCGTTAAAAATTTTAGGCAAGAAATAGTATGGTTCGGATGGTTGCGACTTTTCGGGCACGGCGTAAATTCCTGCCACCGCCCTTGGCGGGGCCCCGCTGAAAGCGGTGGCTGGCGGATTGTCTTTAACTCGGAGGCGATTCCCGCGAAATTTCTCGCGTGAACCTTCGCCTTTCCTCCGTCGAGCTCCGCAAGTCCCGAAAGAGCCTGCAACCATCCGAACCGCAACTTAATTTTATGGGTCGTTCATTTCTGCAGACAACTGAGTGGCTGGATTTTCAGAAATCATTGGGACGCAAAACCTGGCATTTTGACGACGGGAAAATAAGAGCCAATATTATCAAACACGATTTGCTTTTTAAGAAAAGTTATCTCTACATACCTCACGGGCCGGAAATTCTTTTTGACGAAATTAAATCCGGCTTATCAAACGAGCTCAAGAATTTTATCAGTTATCTCAAAAAAACAGGCAAAGAAGAAAAGTCTA
>Ga0155026_144_pt1 | contig 9396 bp, 9 predicted proteins | sample RifCSPhighO2_01_FD_105994 | JGI IMG/M metagenome (GOLD analysis project Ga0155026, IMG submission 105994) | Candidatus Yanofskybacteria bacterium RIFCSPHIGHO2_01_FULL_41_27
TAAATAAAACTCTAAAATCCGACCTTTCGGTCGGATTTTAGTTAATTAAATTTTCCTGCCCCAAGCTTGCCCACCCTTCTATTCTTGACGGATAAAGTATTCTTTTTGCCCACAAAGACTTGCAATTAAAATATAGGTGTGCTATAGTATTGTTGGCATATAGTTCTTTGGAGGAAAAACATGAAAACAACTGACTCCTTTGTTCTATCCAACTTATATTGCAAAGCTTCTTCTAACCCAGAATTTCAACTAGTTAGATTGGAAAATGGCAATGTTGTTATTGGATTAGTCCTAACGAGAGAGGAAGAAAAGCCGGTAATTTTTATACATAACAGGTTCTATAGTATGGTCCTTTTTGAACTTAGGCTTGGAAATGATAAGGAAGAAATTTTGACAAAGATAGACAATCTTCGCCAACTGCTTTCCAGCCAAGAACCTTTGGCTCCAGAGGAGTATATTCTAAATGAACCCCCGGAATGGAGCTTATAATTTCTCCAAAAGGCAGGCAATCCTGCCTTTTCCTTTTTTAAATATATGAAAATAGATATTATAACCATCTTCCCCGATATTTTTAATTCATTTTTTAGTGAATCTCTTTTGGCGCGCGCAATCAAGAAAAAATTAATTTCAATCAAGGCGCACAACCTGCGCAAGTGGACGAATGACAATCACAAAACCGTTGATGACCGGCCGTATGGCGGAGGAGCGGGGATGCTCCTGAAAATAGAACCTATTTTCAGGGCAGTTAAAAGTTTATCAAGTTATAAAGTTCGTCAAGTGAAGACAAGAGTGATTTTGCTTTCGGCTAAGGGGAAACAATTTACTCAAAAAGACGCAAGACGGCTGTCAAAATACAGCCAATTAATTTTTATATGCGGACGCTATGAAGGCGTAGATGAGAGGGTGGCAAAATATGTAGCTGATGAAGAAATTTCTGTCGGACCTTTTGTTTTGTTCGGAGGCGAAGTGCCGGTAATGACAATAATTGAAGCCGTTTCTCGTTTAGTACCGGGCGTTGTGGCTAAAGAAGAATCAATAAAGAATGAGAGTTTTTCGGACAAGCAAGGCGTTGAAAAAGAATATCCGCAATACACCCGGCCTGAAATATTCAGGATGAAAATTCGAAATTCGAAATTCGAAATTCCCGCAGGGGCTGGCATGTCCCCAAAATTTTACTTTCCGGAGACCATAAAAAAATAACCTCTTGGCGGGAAAAACAGAAGAAGAATTAGGACTGTGCCCAAGGCGCGCGGCGTCTCCGCAGGCCATCTACGATATGGCCGACCACCGCCATTTGCTCTGTCTCTTCTGATTTGCGCGCGAGGTCAGAGAATATGGAGTCGCAAATGGTGGTGGTTGTAATATTTAATATATTTTCTTAGAATAACTGCATGGAAAATCCTGAATTTCTCAATAAAAAATATCCTGACTTGCCCGGTTCCAAACCGGTTGAACGGGCGGTGCAGAAAAAACTGCGCGAAGGCGAAAAAGGACCGACTTCCAATATAGAACGCACAGATATTTATCTCACTCGTTTAGAGAAATTCTTTAGTGCAAAAGAAAAGAGACATATTGATACACCCAGAGGCCCAGTTGAATCAGAATCAGGTTTTGAACGTTTAAAACGTAGAATTTTGGATCAATATGTTACTAAATATGAAGAAATACCTGAAAGTTATTGGCATTTTCTGGAAAAAATCATGCGTGAACGAGGACAGGGTGGTGACTGGGATAGAGCCACGCCGGAGCAGAAAGAACAAATGAAGCAAGAAAATGCCAATGCCGTGCTGGCCGATCAGCGTGATTCATTGGAGGAATGGATTGATTACTTTGCTCTGCCCGACTCCAACTATATCCCCCGCGAATTAAAATATTGGATTTTTCGCAATATCCTGAATTTAAAAGAGTTTGCCAAAGTTAAAATCAAAAAACCCGATGGAACTGAGGAGGAGAGGATTGAATTTAACAAACGTTCCAGGGGTACGGTAGCTAAATATCCTGATCTGAACCAGGAAGCTTTAAATTATATTATTGATTCGGTTAAAAATAAGTTAGCCGGTCAAAACATGGAATTTGGATATGATATTCCCGCGGAGGCACAGCAGCGATTTAGAGAGCTACTATCCAAGGAAGATTTCTCTAAATTGTATGCTTGGGCGAATGAATATATGAACCCGATTCCTAAGCACCTTCTGCCAGTGACGGATGGCGAGTGGGTTAAATATACGCAAGGATCGGATCCACAAGAACTAGTGAAGACCATTCGTGGACGTGGTACTGGTTGGTGTATTGCCGGCGAAACGACTTGTGAAAAATATTTACAGGGTGGTGATATTTATGTTTATTATTCTGTGGATGACAACGACCAACCAACCCTGCCACGTTTAGCTATTCGATTTGAGGGTGACCGTATAGCCGAGAATCCTCGTGGCATTGCCTACAAACAAAACATAGACCCCTATATGCCGCCGATTCTAGAAGAAAAATTAGAAGGTATAGGTTCAGTCGGTAAACAATATCAAAAAATGGCTGTCGATATGGAGCACCTAACTGCCGTAGATAACAAGGCGAAGAATGGCGAGTCATTAAATAAAGAAGATCTAACTTTCCTATATGAAATAGAAAGTAAAATCGAAGGTTTCGGTTATTTACGCGATCCACGCATCCAAGAATTAAGAAAAAATCGCAACCAAGAACATGACATGCTGACTATTTTTGATTGCACCCCAGAACAGGTTGCCAAATCTATCGATGAGATTAACGAAAATGCCAGAGTTTACGTGGGTAATTGGGATGTGGAAGTGCACCAAAAAATCAGGGACTATCCGCAGATAAAGCATCTGTTCGAGTCATTTCCGGAGAAAAAGATATTGAAATTGACTCTGGAAACCGATCCACAGGTCAATTCTCCGGAATCGGCTGAAGAAGCTTTGGATAGCCGAAACATTTACTTGACCGATTGGAGCAGGGACATTCTTAAAAAGACGGAATTTAGCCAGGAAAGACAAAAATATGAACTGGCCCGTTTTACCGTCGAACAGCTAGGATTTCCCAACGGAGCAACCACCCAAGAGATTTATGATAAAGCAAAGAAATTAGGAATAGGCCTCTGTCCGGCGGAAGTTGGCCCGCATTTGCGCCTGAAATACCCTGGAGGTGAATGGATGTTAATAGCCATGAAGCAGATTACTGACCGTAGCGGCGATCCGGATGTGTTCGACCTTGGCTCGCTTGGCGTACGGCTCGAACTCCGCAGCAGCGGCGCCAGGCCTGGGCGCAGATGGGGGGGCGGTAGCGAGTTTGTGTTCCTTTCCGCAAGTGAAACTTAAATTTTTTAATTCTTTGAATTTTCTTTGAGATTTAGACAGACTGTTGACATTAAAATAAGAAAGGAATAAACTACTAATTATCAAATGAATCCTCCTCGCGGCTTGCCGCGAGGTATCAAGAGGTGGCTTCGCCTCTTGATACCGCCGCAGAGTGGCGGAGTATTCACCCCTTTTAGCTTCGCTCGGACAAAATGTAAATAAGAATTTCCATTTTGCCCCTCGCTCGCTAAAATAAATAATCAGCACAATTAAAAAGAAAGGTGTTTGCTCAACCACGATGGATTCTTTAAGGAGTTCATCGTGGTTGTGTTATTGCCATATGTGAATAAATTTGTAGATTCGCATACATTAGCAGATTTGTGTCGGCTGACATAGCCAAGAGATCTTTGTAAATTTTATACAGTTTACCAGCGAATTCATATAGATTAGATTTTAGATTCTATTTTTAGTTTCTAAATTCTAGTTTCTATTATTTAAGAGAGTTTGATTCTGGCTCAGGATGAACGCTGGCGGCGTGGATAAGGCATGCAAGTCAAGGGGGTTTTGGGAGCAATTTCAAAACAACCGGCGAACGAGTTAGTAACACCTTGGTACATAACCTAAAGTCGGGCACAACCCCGCGAAAGCGGAGCTAATTCCCGATGTTGAAGCAATTCCAAAGGAGCAATCCGCTTTGGGAGTGGCCTAGGTCCTATCAGCTTGTTGGCGGGGTAAAAGCCCACCAAGGCTATGACGGGTAGGGGGCGTGAGAGCGCGTTCCTCAACGACGACACTGAGATACGGGTCGTACACCTACGGGTGGCAGCAGTCAAGAACATTCGACAATGGGCGAAAGCCTGATCGAGCGACGCCGCGTGCAGGAAGAAGTCCTTCGGGATGTAAACTGCTTTTGCGTAGGAAAAATTTTGATTGTACTACAAGAATAAGGGGTTGCTAACCTCGTGCCAGCAGCAGCGGTAATACGAGGACCCCGAGCGTTATCCGGAATTACTGGGCATAAAGAGCGAGTAGCCGGTTTTGTTAGTCTGATGTTAAATTCCGAGGCTTAACTTCGGAGCCGCATCGGAAACGGCAAGAGTCCAGCTCAAAGTTATTTTCTAAGACGAAATTGAAATATTTGAGACGAAATAAAGAAAAAATTTTAAGGCATAGCCTTGGGCGCTATACTGAAAAATTTTTCCAAAGTTGCAATCCAAATATTTTAATTGCAGTCAGAAAGATAATTTCGAGTTGGACTCCTTGAACTAGAGCAGGTAAGAGGTAAGCGGAACGTGCGGTGTAGGGGTGAAATCCATTGATATCGCACGGAACACCAAAAGCGAAGGCAGCTTACTGGTGCTTTGCTGACGGTCAATCGCGAAAGCGTGGGCATAAAAAAGGATTAGATACCCTTGTATTCCACGCCCTAAACTATGCTGACTAGCTATTGGGAGCATCGACCCTTCCAGTGGCGTAGCTAATGCGTTAAGTCAGCCGCCTGGGAAGTACGAGCGCAAGCTTAAAACTTAAAGAAATAGGCGGGAATTCGCACAAGCGGTGGATCATGTGGTTTAATTCGACACTGAGCGAAGAACCTCACCAAGGCTTGAAATCCTAGTGTAAGCTCCGGGAAACCGGGGCCCCCGCAAGGCTCTAGGACAGGTGCTGCACGGCTGAACTATCGGCCGGTAGGGGAGCAATTCCCTACAAAAATAACCAGCTCATAACGGTGGAGTCCGAAATATATTAATGTTAAAATTAATATATGGATAATACCGTGGGAAGCCCGAATACAAGTTTTTGTAACTTTCCGAAATCAACTCAAGATTATTATATTCTTGGCCTTTGGTGCGCTGATGGCTACCACTGGACAAGCAGTATAGGATTGAGCAATATTGATTTAATTTTAATTAAGAAATTTAGAAATTTTCTTTCAGGATTATTTCCTAAAGAAAGAATTAAATTGGATCAATACAGAACAGGAAAGAGAAAATATGTTGGATATAAGATTTATGTAAATTGCAGGCCGTTATTAAGAATTTTTAAAAAATTCAAAGACAATAATAACGAGAGGAGTATAAATAATGCCGAAGCAATAAAAGCTTATATCGCAGGAAGATTTGATGGCGATGGTTGTATATCTAAAGACCTAAAACGAGATTGCAGAATATCTTATGGAAATGAGATTGATGCAAAACTTGACACCAATTTATTACAAGAAATTGGCATTATGCCCAAACTATACAGATATCGCACATCAAATACATTTGTAATTTATATTTCTAGATTTGATACTAAAAAATTTACAAATGTAATCAGTCCATATTCAATAAAGTTACAAAAACTTGTACTTGGGTCCCGTAGAGACTCTGACTATACAGAGATAGTCAGGATGGCAACAAATAATATATAATATTGCCATAAAACGCTGGCTCCCTCCCCAAGCATGGAGAGGGATGAAAGTATAGTCCGTACCATTAGGAATAATGGAATAATACGGTCGTCAGCTCGTCTCGTGAGAGGTTTCCTTAAGTGGATTAACGAGCGCAACCCCTATCGTCTGTTATATTTGTCAGGCGAGACTGCTTTCGTAAGGAAGAGGAAGGTGGGGATGACGTCAAGTCAGCGTGGCCCTCTGATGTCTTGGGCTACACACATGATACAATGGATGTTACAATGGGTTGCCAACCCGCGAGGGGGAGCTAATCCCATCAAAGGCATCCTCAGTTCGGATAGGAGGCTGAAACTTGCCTCCTTGAAGCCGGAATCGCTAGTAATCGCAGATCAGAACGCTGCGGTGAATACGTTCTCGAATTTTGCACTCACAATAAAAGCGCTCGGCAGGTTTCTTTTCTAAACGGTTAAAATCCGTTCCTCCGACAACCCGTGTTGGAGCGTAGTCAAAAGTTAGTCCCGATCCGCGAGGATTGAGGACGAAGGAACTAAAGACAAAAAGCAGTCCCACGATAAAACACCCTGAATTGACCTATGATTGGCAGTGAGCATAGGGAAAATTCCTTGAAAGGGGCCGCGGGAATGCAAGGAATAGAAAAGCAACTAACCCGAGGAGATCTGGCGTAAAGCAATTTATGCGCTTTGCATAGTTTGCTAAAATGGCATAATAGATTTGACGCCGCGTCAGAAGTCAGCTGAATCATAGTAATCCAATCGGATGAAGGATTCACTCCAATGCAAAATGCTTACACCAGATTATATAATTGGATTAACAGACGGAGAAGGAAGCTTTACGGTTTATCTTCGAAATCCCGAAAATCCAATTAAAAAGAAAAGGCGAGTATACGCAGAGCCAAGATTCTATATAAAACTTATAGAGAAAGACAAGGATATTCTTTATAGGCTTAAAAAATTCTTTGGTTGTGGAAGCGTATATTTCCAAAGAGATGTTCGACCTAATCACCAGAATTGTTATCGTTACGAAGTTTATAATCGTAATGATTTGAAAAAAATTATAATTCCTTTTTTCAAAAAATATCATCTTAAGTTCAATTCTAAAAAAAATGATTTTAAAATATTCTGTGATTTGTTCGAAAGAATTTGTAAAAATGAGCATCTTAATACGGAAGGCCTGAAATTCTTGTGTAATCTAAAAGCAAAAATGCATTAGAGCTCGTCGTATGCGGGAAATCCGCAGGTACGATGGGAACATCAACTCTTAATCTAAGAGGATACTTGCCCGTCAAGTCAAGGGAGCTGGGAATACCTGAAGATCCGTATTTTTATATGGAGACACGGTAGGCTCAGTGACAAGGACTAAGTCGTAACAAGGCAAGGGTAGCGGAAGCTGCTCTTGGATCACCTCCTTTCTATTGTTGTGCTTCGCACACAAGTTGAAAGTTAAAAGTTTATCAAGTTCATAAAGCATAATTAAAAAAACTTTATAACTTTATAACTTTATAAACTTGTAACTTGCGCGCGAAGCGCGCGATGCACGAAAGGAATAGAAGTTTGAGGCGAAAGATGGGAAAGATTTCTAATTTTTCACATCCAACCTCTATTCTTCAACGGATTCGACAGGCTCACCGTGGTGAGCTTATCGAACCATAAAAATGTCGATTCTCTGACACACTGTCGGAGAGCCTGGTCCGAAGGTTAAATCGGAAGCCAATGATAGTTCGGCTAAAAATATCTATTGAGCTGGTCAACTGTATAAAGTCTATAAACTAAAACCCCCGCTAATATCTGCAAAATTATGGCGGGGGGTTTTAGTTTATGAACAATTGTTGATATCTAAATTGTTGACAATGTTTTATTTGGATATAATATTGAAGAAAGAATAATTAAGTTTTTTGCTCTAAAACTGATGGTTTGCTTTTAGTTTCTGGCGGCTTTATCAGCAGCCGGCGGCCGGCAACCAGCAATCAGAAAAAGTGTCGCTCTTCAAAAAATTAAAAGAAAACCAAAAAGGATTTACATTGGTTGAGTTGCTCGTCGTTATCTCCATTATCGGCATCTTGGCAACTTTATTGCTTTTGCAATTAGGCGTCGCAAGACAAAGAGCGAGAGACGCGGCAAGAATCGCTCATATCAACCAGGTGAGAACGGCTTTAGAACTATATTTTGATGATAACGGAGAATATCCGGAAATTGCGACTTATGCAGGTTTAGGCGCTGTTTTAGCCACCAAATATTTAACCCAATTACCCGCAGACCCGTTAAGCGCGGGAACCTATGTTTATAAATACGCTTATGATCCCGCCGGAACACCGACCAAATATCATATCTGGGCTGAACTTGAACAATCGTCCTCGGCGATAAAAGGCGATGGCGACATTAACTCTTCCGCCTGGGCCGGCGGAGACGGAAAATATGACGCATCCGTTGCGGCGACAACTGAAGCCTGCGCTTCTTCAACTACCATTGATTGCTTATACGATCAAGGCCAAAGCCAATAAAAAAATTGAGCTCTTTAAAACCGCTTCTCACTTTAGGGGCGGTTTTTAGTTTTAATAATTTAAAGATATAATTAAGAATGCAAATTGCTATCTTGTTATATTGTTAACTTGAAAAATCAAAGCAAGCTAACAAGCTAACAAGCTAACAAGCTAACAAGCTAACAAGCTAACAATGACTTTAGTATTTTCCTTTGTTTTTATATTTTTAATCGGGCTTTCTTTGGGTAGCTTTTTAAGCGTGCTTGTTGTCCGTCTTCCTTTGGGAGAAAAAGGGATTGCGGCGGGCCGTTCGCATTGCCCACATTGCCGTCATCAGTTAGCTTGGTATGATTTGGCGCCTTTTTTGAGCTACCTGCTGGTTCGAGGCCATTGCCGATACTGTCGCCAAAAAATATCTATTGTTTACCCGATCATAGAGTTAGCTACAGCTACTGTTTTTGTAACTTATTTTTACCGCACCGAATTATCATTTGATTTTTCAATTATTTTTCAATTATTTTTTTTGCTGATTTTCATATCGGTTATTTTTTCTGATTTTTTATATTTTATAATTCCCGACAAAATCATAATTCCCGCCATCGCTCTTGCCGCAATCTATCCATTGTTATTTCAAAGAGGGGCAATCTGGAACCTGTTAATAACCGGCTTAGTTTTAAGCGGTATTTTTGCTATAATTTTTATAGTATCATGCGGAAAATGGATAGGATTTGGAGATGTTAAATTAGTGACGCTTATCGGCCTTTTGTTCGGATACCCCTTAGGATTTTTAGCGGTCATTTTTTCTATTTGGTCAGGCGCCTTATGGGGAATCATGCTAATGGCTCTGCGGCGAGCTACCATGAAAACCGCGTTGCCTTTCGGCATATTTCTGTCCGTTGTTTCCATTGTTTTCATAATTTTTCAAAATGAAATTCAAATTCTTAAAATATATTTCTAAAGATAAGAACGAAATTCTTTTTGCCCAAATTGCTCTTGTGGTTATTTTAGCAATGGCCATTGTTTTTATTGAAAGGACTCTCAAGTATAGCGATTGGCCAGTTGATGACTCAAACTCAATCCAGGCATCATTATTAATTAATTTTAAAGATAAACAGAGATTGTTTGAGGGAGAGGTCACAAACGATATGACCATCATAGACGCTCTTAACGCTTCCGCCGCCGCCGGCCAAATTAAT
>Ga0155026_125_pt1 | contig 3527 bp, 4 predicted proteins | sample RifCSPhighO2_01_FD_105994 | JGI IMG/M metagenome (GOLD analysis project Ga0155026, IMG submission 105994) | Candidatus Yanofskybacteria bacterium RIFCSPHIGHO2_01_FULL_41_27
CCCAGATATTTATAATCTTATCAAAGCCGCGTTTGAATTTATTATTCGTGTAAGCGATGTCGTTCATCAGATAAGATGTGGAGCCGTCGCTTTTCACCAACACCGCGTCGTCGGTTTTTTCAAACTCGCTCACCTTGAGCCACTTGGCGCCGTCTTTTTCGTAAACATATCCCGCTTTTTCCAAAACACTTAAAATATTTTTAACTTCCCCGCTGTCATGAAGCTGTTTTTCGGAAAACCAATTATCAAACTTAACGCCAAGCTTTTCCGCTGATTCCTTGGCGGATTTTATCAGACCGGCAACCGCGTAATCTCGGCAAAAATCAACCAGCGCTTCAAAATCGTTCTCAATCGCCGACGCCAGCTTTTTTTCTTGGATTTCCCGGGCGATATCCGCGACATAATCTCCCTGATAAAGATTTTCTCCAAAAATAACTTTCTCGCCTTTTAATTCCAAAAATCTTTTGGCGACCGATTCGCCCAAAATCCGGACCTGTACACCGACATCATTGATATAATATTCTTTGGTTACCGAATAACCGGCAAATTTAAAAACATTACCGAGAGTGTCTCCGAAAGACGCCGCCCGCGCGTTGCCGACGGTCAGCGGACCGGTGGGGTTGGCTGAAACAAATTCAAGATTTATGTTTTCGCCTTTCGCCAAATTGGACGCGCCGTATTTGTCGCCTCTTTTGATAATTTCCCCCAAATTGTCTCTAAGAAACCTTTCATTAAAGAAAAAATTAATAAAACCCGGCGGCGCGAATTCTATTTTTTGAAAAAAATCCGAGACCGCGCGATCGGCCGACAGCTTGCCAATCACTTCTTTGGCGACATCGGCGGGGTTTTGTTTGTCGCGTTTAGCCAAAGCAAAAACAAGATTCGTGGAATAATCGCCTAGCTCCGGCTCCGGAGGAGTTAAAATATCAAAGTCCACCCCGTGAAATTCCTCTGCAATTTTTTTATAAAGCCAATCCTTTACCATAAATGAATCATATAAAAATTTGTGGAAATTAAAAAGCCCCCTGATTCAGGAGCTCTTGCGCTGCTTAATCAGCGCTTTAGCAATTTTACGGTCTTTAGAAAAATCTTTTTTATCAAAATAGTTATCCATAATTCCAAGACTTATGGCCCTTTTAACGCTTAAAATTTCTTCGGCTTGCTGAAGTTCTATGATTTCCATTCGGCGATTTGGCTTGCACTTTAAAAAGAACATCGCCAATATCACCCCGTCAAACTTTGTCAAAATTTTTAATCTATCTAAATAATCTTCCTGTGAAATGCTCGTGCCGGCTTTTATTGAAACAGCCAACTTATACTTATAAAGCGCGCGATGAAATTTAAACTTTGTTCCGGCAATAGCCAAACGAAAACCAATTGTAGCTGCTTGAGTAAGAACAAAAGAGGATGATGCAACCTCACCATGGGCCACGCATAAAACTTTACTTTTTGAATTATTAATAGCAATGATCATGTCCAGGCAAGAATCCAAAAGACCGCCCGGACCGGAAACATATAGAAAAATTGGGTCGGAACCATCATTATTAAGCTTAGTCAACTGCTTAATAAATTCTCCGGCCGTTTGTCTATTAATTACCCCTTCAAGCCAGATAAATCTTTCTTGGTCGGAAGATACGAGCTTAAAAGTCTTTTTTCTCATTTTTCTGTCCTTCGTTTTGTAAAAGAGCTTTAGATAGAACATATAACTATTTTATTTGTTTATCAAATAGATGTATGTGGCCTTATGCAATAGAGAAGCGCCACAATTTGTCTTTCCATTTTCCGGCGTAATCAACGCCGATGCGTTTTCCTCTTTTAATGTGGCTCGGTTTTATGTTTTCGTTTCGGTTTTCAATCCAAATTTCCCGACTCCGGCAAATATCAACTCCGTTTAATTTTTTATCTATATTAAATTCCCGGCACACTTTTCCGGGACCATTCAGTTTCTTGCTTGTCTCTTGTGTCTTGTCACTTGTGCCTATTTCTGCCCCTCTAATCAGCACCGCCGCCGGATATCCATCTTTTTCGGTAACAACATTCAAGCAATAATACATTCCGTAAATCATATAGACATAAGCGCGGCCGGGCGGTCCGAACATTGTTTTAGTTCTTGGCGTCATACCTTTTGACGCGTGCGAAGCAAGGTCTCGCGACCCGCAATACGCTTCCGTTTCCGTTATCATGCCGACAATGGTTTTACGGCCCATCCGACGAACCAAATATTTACCCAGCAATTCGCGGGCAACGGTAAGCGTTTTTCTATTGTAAAATTTTTTGGAAAGCCGCATAATAAATATTAAATTCTACTAATGTGCGAATCTATACTAAATATACAAATCTTTATTAGTATATTCGTAGTAATTCGTAATTTGTAGCCCCACCATGAATTCACAAGAATACGATAAGTTAGTCGTTGAATCGGTTAAAAAAGCGATACCCGCGGTAGTCAGCATTGTTATATCAAAATATCTGCCAAAAATTAAGAATGTTTACGGTATGCCCATGCCGAATCAATTCCTTTTTGGCGATGTAGAAGAAGGCCAAAGAGAAAAAGTGAAAGTCGGAGGCGGTTCCGGATTTATTGTCCATCCCGACGGTTTAATTCTCACCAACAAACATGTGGTTTTTGATCCCGATGCCGAATATGTGGCGATAACCGAAGATCTGACGGAATATCCGGCCAAGGTTATCTCCCGCGACCCAATAAATGATATTGCTGTCCTTAAAATTAACGCAAAAGGACTTCCCACCATCCGGCTAAGCAATTCTTCCAAAATTGAACTCGGTCAGACAGTCATCGCCATCGGCAACGCTTTGGGTCTGTTTTCAAATACGGTTTCAAGGGGTATCATTTCGGGACTTTCAAGAAGCATCTCCGCCGCCATGGGCGGTCCGGAAGGAGGAGAAATGGAACACCTGCGGGGAGTATTGCAAACCGATGTCGCCATCAATCAAGGCAACTCCGGCGGTCCGCTGATAAATCTTGACGGAGAAGCCGTCGGCATCAACACGGCAATCATCTACGGCGCCCAGAATATCGGTTTTTCAATTCCCATCAACTGGGCAAAAGAAGATCTTGAAGACATTATTAAACACGGCAGGATAATCAAGCCGTTCATCGGCCTCCAATATGTGATGCTCAACAAAAAATTGCAGGAAACATATTCTTTGCCGGTTGATTACGGCGCTTTGGTGGTCAGGGACCATATCCCAGGTTCAGTCGCCGTTGTTGACGGTTCTCCGGCAGACAAAGCCGGCATCAAAGAAAATGACATCATCACTGAATTGAGCGGAGAAAAACTTATGGAAAAAATGGACCTGCGAGATATGCTTCAAAAATTCGGCGTGGGAGAAGAAGTGGAAATGACGGGGCTAAGAAAAGGCAGGGGGTTCAAGACTAAGGTAAAATTGGAAGAAAGGAAATAGTCGCTCCGCCTCTGCCTCTTTTCATCAATTAACCCAAAAACCAAAAATAATCGGATAATATGTTTTTCGGGCACGACGTAAATTCCTGCCACCGCCCTTGG